>Lana_p2__coassemble_1409_pt1 | contig 10950 bp, 9 predicted proteins | sample Lana_p2__metabat2_high_PE_023 | metagenome-assembled genome bin Lana_p2
GTGGTGTGGTACGGGGTGGTGTGCACCCCTCTGCAACCATACTATAACGCATTTTGAAGATAAAGTCAATGCTGCGAAAGATGAAAGAAATCAAAGCCTGGACTGAAAAACACTGAAATCATGAAAGTGAAGTGCCGAAATGCGCTTTACTTTTTCAAGCAGGAGAGGTGTCCGCATATGGCGTGCGATGCGGTATAAAAATGGCGTAAAAAACCGGTTTTGTCCGCAATGGGCGCACAGTGCGGAACGTGCTGTCCAAAGGCGGGATCTTGGCGCTGTTTGCACACAGAACAGCCGCCCGAATGTGCGGTTTGAAGTCGGTGCGGCCGCAGAAAGGGGGGATAGAACGGGGTGTGCAATCTGCCCAAAAAAGCGAGGAAAAGCTTATCCAAAAGTGAACTTGTTGCCCGGGCCTTTATGGGATATAATGGAACAAAGAGAAGCGGCCTGCATCCTTTGAGCAGATCGCTGCTCAAAATGTCACAGACGCGGAAAGGAGCGGTGAGCATGGCAAAGGCATCGCAGGTCGTATTACTGGAAAATGAATATTATCTGATCAAGGCCCCGAATGGAAAGGTGCTGGAGGTAAAGGACTTCAATACCGAGAACGGCGCTGCGATCCAGCTGTGGTCCTATGCCGGTCATCCCTGGCAGCAGTGGCAGTTCCTTGATGCGGGAGATGGGCGCTGGCGCATCTGCAACCGTTTCACCGGCAAGGTCATCGATCTGTCCCTGGGCGGCGTGGTGGAAGGCACCTGGCTGCACCAGTGGGCCCGCACCAGCGGGATGAGCCAGTGCTGGACGCTGGAGCCCACCCGGAACGGACGCATCCGCATCCGCAGCGTGCTGGCGGACAAATACATCGACCTGGTGGGGATGGATACCTCCAACGGCGCCCGTGCGCAGATCTGGAACTTTGTGTCCGGCGGAAACCAGGAGTGGGATCTGGTGCGGGTAGACCCCAATACAGCCCAGCCCACAGCCCGTGCCGAGGAGCATCCCTCTCCCCAGCCCACACCGCCCCAGCGCAAACACCAGAACGACCTGGTGCGCAAGCTGAACAGCGCAGGCAAGGGACGTGCCAGCCGCAAATAAGCAAACAACAAAAAAGAAGTGCAGCTAAGCTGCAATAAACGGAATAGCGCCCCGGACAAAAGCGGTGTCGAAGGGACGCTGTTCCCGTTTTGTATACGAAAAGGAGAAAAAACGATGGGCGATTCCACGCAGGCGATCAATACCACCCTCTGTTATCTGGAAAAGGACGGTGCATGGCTGATGCTGCACCGGGTCAAAAAGCAGCAGGATATAAATAAGGACAAATGGATCGGGGTGGGCGGCAAGTTTGAGCCGTTTGAAAGCCCGGAAGAATGTCTGTGCCGGGAGGTGCAGGAGGAGACGGGTCTGCGGCTGCTGCGGTGGCAGTTCCGGGGCATCGTGACCTTTGTGCTGGATGGGCTGACCGAATATATGCACCTGTTTACTGCGGACCAGTGGGAGGGGGAGATGATCCCCGGCGATGCGTGCAGCGAGGGCGTGCTGGAATGGGTGCCTAAAAGCCGGGTGCCCCAGCTGCCGATCTGGGAGGGGGATAAGATCTTTTTCCGTCTGCTGGAACAGCAGCGGCCTTTTTTCTCGCTGAAGCTTGTCTATAAAGGCGATGAACTGACCGAGGCGGTGCTGGACGGCAAAAAGCTGGCGTTGGAAGCCGCCCTCTGAGAGGATACAAAAACAGGCCCCCTGCGCATCCGGCGCAGGGGGCCTGTTGTGTTTTTTGGGGGGAAGATCAGCCGTTCAGTTTCAGGTCGCCGTCCTTGATCCAGCCCATGCGGCGCTCGATCTCGCAAAAGACCACGCTGAGCACGGCGGGCAGAACAAAGCAGATCAGTACAAGACCGATCCAGTCCATGGGGGTGATAGCGGCTTTCACACCGGCGGCCACATCGTTGACCCAGCCGGTGTATACGCCGATCTGACCCACCAGACCGCAGGTGCCCATACCGGAGGACACGGCGGCACCGTTCATCTCCAGATGGAACAGGCAGGTAGCCAGAGGGCCGGTGATGGCACTGGCCAGGGTGGGAGCGATCCAGATGCGGGGGTTTTTGACGATGTTGCCCATCTGCAGCATACTGGTGCCCAGACCCTGGCTCACCAGGCCGCCCAGGCCGTTCTCCTTAAAGCTCATCACCGCAAAGCCCACCATCTGGGCGCAGCAGCCAGCCACAGCCGCACCGCCTGCCAGGCCGGTAAGGCCCAGCGCAGCGCAGATGGCTGCGGAGGAGATGGGCAGGGTCAGGGCCACGCCCACCACCACGGATACCACGATGCCCATGACCAGGGGCGCCTGCTCGGTGGCCCACATGATCAGGGTGCCCACCTTATTGGCCGCTGCGCCGATGGGGGCAGCGATCAGCATGGACAGGCCCACACCCGTAAAGATGGTGACCAGCGGAGTGACCAGGATATCCACCTTGGTCTCCTTGCTGACGGCCTTGCCCAGCTCAGAAGCAACAATGGCGATGATCAGCACCGCCAGCGGCCCGCCTGCACCGCCCAGGGCGTTGGCCGAGTAGCCCACCGTGATCAGGCTGAACAATACCAGCGGCGGAGTGTGCAGCGCCCAGCCGATGGCACAGGCCATGGCGGGGCCGCTCATGGCACTGGCGTAGCCGCCCAGCTCCACCAGCGCCGCCAGGCCGGTCTGCTGGCCCAGCGTCTTAATGATGGTGCCGATCAGCAGGCTGGCAAACAGGCCCTGCGCCATTGCGCCCAGGGCTTCCACCAGGTAACGCTGGGGCGTGATGACGATATCCTTGCGTGTTAAGAATTTTTTTACATTTGACATAACGGTTGCAGCCGCCTTTCCTGTTTTCGTGATACCGGCCGGGCCGGTGCGCGCCTCATATCATACCATACACCTGTCAAGACAGCAAGACCGAACCCGCATTTTTTCTGCGAAAATCGGATTTTTTTGCCCTGGGTGCAATCTTTTGCCCGGTTGGGACGTATCTCCCATGGGGGTGCTGCGTTTTATCCGCAGCCCGGCCGGCCGACCCGTCCCGCTGATTGACGAGGGATGGGGGCAGGGTGTATACTAAATGTGAATTGCATGGTTTTCCGTGGCAGCGGAAGGCCGTCAGAAGCAAACAGGGCAGGCCCCTTAATTTACCAATCAGCTGGGAGGCAGAGAAGCGGCATGAAGCGGAGAAGGTTGTTTTCATCGAATCAGGGGGTAGGCCGCAGCATCGGCCAGGCAGTGGCTGCCGGTGTGATGGCCCTGGCACTGACCGTCGGCGGAGTGGGCACCACAGCGCTGCTGGTCACCCAGCCCACTGGCCTTGCGGTGGAGCCTGCCGCTGTGCGCACAGAGCAGCAGACCGTGCAGCCGGTGCAGAGCGAGCAGACAGAGCAGACGGTGCAGCACGCCGTGCAGGCGCAGACCCAGCCGGAGCCTGCCCCCGCACCCCAGCCTGTGCAGCCAGAGCCTGCCCCGACAGAAAAGGCAGAAGTCCCTGCGGCAGAAAGCCCGGCGGCTCCGGCAGAGCCCGCTCCGGTCCAGCCGGAACCTGCCCCCGTGCAGCAGCCGGAAGTGTCGGCAGAGCAGCCGACAGCGGTGCCGATGGGCAGCATCGAGGAGGAGAACTCCCTGCCGCTGCTGCTGACCGAGACCCCGGCCCTGGCAGCGGAGGACCCCATGGCCCCGCCTGCCCCGGCGCAGGAGAATGACTCCGCAGCCCAGCGGGCAGCAGAGCAGGCCGAGGAAAACCCGGTGATGCTGACCCCGGAGCAGATCCGGCAGGCACTGGACGAGGGCCTGCTGGATGAGACGCAGGCCGCCGGTTTTGAGGATGAGAACGGCTTCTTCCGCTGGCTGTGGGAGCTGCTGTTCGGCAAACCCAAGTATTCCGGCTGGCGCACCGTGGACGATAAGACCTATTATTATGACCCCAACACCAACCAGCCCCTGACCGGCATCCAGTCCATTGACGGCAAGCTGTATTACTTTGATGCCAGCGGTGTGCAGCAGCCTGCCACCTTCGGCGTGGATGTTTCCAAGTACCAGCAAAACGTGGATTGGGCCAAGGTCAAGCAGGCAGGCGCAGAGTTTGTCATGATCCGCATTGGCTACCGCGGCTACGGCAGCGGCGCTTTGGTGCTGGACCCCATGTTTGAACAGCACTTCACCAATGCCCGCAATGCGGGTCTGCGGGTGGGTGTCTACTTCTTCACCCAGGCGGTCAATGAACAGGAAGCCATGGAGGAAGCCCAGGGCTGCTGGTATGTGCTGAACGGCCGCCAGCTGGACTACCCCATCTACTTTGATACCGAGGCTTCCGGCGCACCGGGCGGCACCGGCCGGGCAGATGGCCTGGGCGTGGAGGACCGCACCAAGTGTGCAGTGGCATTCTGCAACGAGGTGCAGGCGCTGGGCTATCGGGCAGGCGTGTATGCTTCCACCAGCTGGTTCAATAAGCGGCTGGATATGAGCAAACTGACCGGATACAGCTTGTGGAACGCCCACTACGGCATACCCAGTCCCGGTATTGGCTGTGATATGTGGCAGGGTACCTGTACCGCCCGCATCAATGGCTATGGCGGCGATATCGACGTAAATATCAGCTACATCGGCTGAGGACTTTCAGCCCCACCAAAACAACAAAAAAGACCGGCGGACGTTCTGGCGCCCGCCGGTCTTTTTTTGTTTTAGAGTGGGCCATGGCCTGCGTTTCTCAAGGAAGAAAGCAGGCGGCTTTGGCTCTTACGCCCCCAGCTTTTCCTCCAGGCGGGCACGGATCGCCCGGATGAAGCCCTCGCTGTCCACGGCGGTGGGGGTGATGCCCTCGGCCAGGGAGCAGAGGTCCTTGGTCATGATGCCGTCATTCAGGGTGTCGATGCAGGCGGCCTCCAGCTTCTGGGCAAAATCCACCAGGTCGGCAAGGCCGTCCAGCTCACCCCGCTTTTTCAGCGCACCGGTCCAGGCAAAAATGGTGGCCATGGGGTTGGTGGAGGTCTTTTCGCCCTTCAGATAGCGGTAATAATGGCGGGTCACCGTGCCGTGAGCGGCCTCGTACTCGTACTTTCCGTCCGGGCTGACCAGAACGCTGGTCATCATAGCCAGAGAGCCAAAGGCAGTGGACACCATGTCGCTCATCACATCGCCATCGTAGTTTTTGCAGGCCCAGACAAAGCCGCCCTCGCTGCGGATCACACGGGCGACGATATCATCGATCAGGCTGTAAAAATAGGTGATGCCTGCCGCCTCGAACTGGGGGCGGAACTCCTGGTCATACACTTCCTGGAAGATATCTTTGAAGGTGTGGTCGTATTTTTTGGAGATGGTGTCCTTTGCGCCGAACCACAGGTCCTGCTTGACATCCAAAGCGTAGTTGAAGCAGCTGCGGGCAAAGCTGCGGATGGAATCGTCCTTGTTGTACTGTCCCTGCAGCACGCCCGGCCCCTCAAAGGGGAACACCGTGGCCCGCTGCTGGGTGCCGTCCGCACCGGTAAAGACCAGCTCTGCCTTGCCCGGGCCGGGGATGCGGAACTCGGTGCACTTGTACACGTCGCCATAAGCATGGCGGGCAATGGTGATGGGCTTTTTCCAGTTCTTCACCACCGGGTGGATGCAGTCGATCATGATGGGGGCGCGGAATACGGTGCCGTCCAGCACGGCCCGGATGGTGCCGTTGGGGCTTTTCCACATCTCGTGCAGATGGTACTCATCCATGCGCTGCGCATTGGGGGTGATGGTGGCACACTTGACCGATACACCGTATTTTTTGTTGGCCAGTGCTGCATCCATGGTCACCTGATCCCCGGTGGCATCCCGATTGGGCAGGCCCAGGTCATAGTACTCGGCGTTCAGCTCCACAAAGGGCAGGATCAGTTCGTCCTTGATCATCTGCCACAGCACACGGGTCATCTCGTCGCCGTCCATCTCAACAAGAGGGGTGGTCATTTTGATCTTTTCCATAGTGCGTTTCCCTTTCCTCAGAGGTTCTATCGTCCCGGTCGATGCGGACCGCAGGCAGCGGTTGGGTCTCAGCGGTAGGCGTTGGCCAGCTGTTCCAGAGCAGGCAGGCTGCGGCGTACCTTGTCGGTATCGATGCAGTAGGCCAGGCGCACATAGCCCGGCACGCCAAAACTGTCGCTGGGCACCAGCAGCAGGTCAAATTCCCGCGCTTTGCGGCAAAAAGCTGCGGCGTCCGGTTCCAGCGCCTTGGGGAAGATATAAAAGGTGCCGCCGGGGCGCTGGACTTCAAAGCCCAGGCGGGTCAGTGCATCATACAGCAGCTCCATGTTGGTCTGGTATATGGTCAGGTCGCTGGTGACGCCCTGGCACTGGGCCACGGCTCGCTGCAGCAGGCTGGGCGGGCAGTTGTGGCCGGTAAAGCGGGAGATCTGGGCCATCATGTCCACCAGAACATCCTCCCCTTCGCATCCGGGGCAAACCGCTACATAGCCCAGCCGCTCCCCGGGGATGCTCAGACTTTTGGAGTAGGAGAAGCAGGTCAGGGTATGGGGGTAGAAAGCCGCCGGATACGGGGCGGTGCCGCCGTCGAACACGATGTCCCGGTAAGGCTCATCGCTGACCAGGTAGATCCGGTGGCCAAACTCCCGGCTCTTGCGCTCCAGCACTTCGGCCAGGCGGGTCAGGGTCTGGGCAGAGTAGACCACGCCGGAGGGGTTGTTGGGGGTGTTGATCAGCACACAGGCGGTGCGGGGGCAGAGCATCTGCTCCAGCGCCTCGAGATTGGGCTGAAAGTCCGGCATCTGCGGGGGCACGACGGCCAGTTCCGCACCGGTGCCAGCCACATACGGCCCGTATTCCGGGAAGTAGGGGGCAAAGGTGAGCACCTGTTCCCCCGGGGTGCTGATGGCCCGCACAGCATGGGCAATGGCGCCAGCAGCGCCGGTGGTGGGGAAGATATGCTCCGGCGTGTAGGGCAGGCCAAACTGTCGTTCCAGCTGAGCGGCTACGGCCCTGCGAAAGGCCGGGTCCCCCTGGCTGGGGCAGTAACCGTGCAGCTCCACCGGGTCGGCGGAAGCCAGCAGACCGGTCATGGCCTGGGTCAGCTGGGGCGGACAGGGGACGCTGGGGTTGCCCAAAGAATAATCAAAGACATTTTCGGCCCCGATCTGGGCAGCCCGCTGCCGCCCATACATAAAGGTCTCCCGGATCACGCTTTTGTGGTCCAGCATCCTGCGATAGGTCTCGTTGAGCAAAAGAGGGTCCTCCTTCCTGGATGGGGCGGGGCTTATTGGCCGCCGGGGGCGGCGTAGCTCTGCTCCAATTTGATGATGGGGATGTATTTGGGGTCCTGCTGGATAACAAACTGCCGCACCTGGTTCAGCAGCTGCTTGTAGTCCCCGGCATAACCGGCGGGCAGGGCCAGGTCAAACAATACGTTGGTATGGGTATCCCCGGGGACGATGCGCAGATCGTGCAGGGAAATGCGGGCATCCAGCTGCCGCACATACTCGGCCAGCCGGGCGCGCAGCGCACCCACCTGCGCATCCGAGGTAACGATGGGGTCGTAGTGGATGGTGACCTGCATCCGGTCATTGACCCAGAAGTCCCGCTCGATGCGGTCGATCAGGTCATGGCCTTTCAGGGGGTCGCTTTCAGCAGGCAGCTCCACATGGACCGAGGCGAACTGGTGGCCAGGGCCGTAGTCGTGTACCATCAGGTCGTGGACGCCCAGCACGCCGGGGTAGCTCATCACGGTCTGCTCAATGTGCTCCACCAGCTCCGGCGACGGGCATTCGCCCAGCAGGGGGCTGAGGGTCTCCAGCACCAGATGCCAGCCCGACCAAAGGATAAAGGCGGACACAGCCAGGCCCATCAGAGCATCCAGCCGGGTCCAGCCGGTAAAGCGGTAAACAAATGTGGAAAGCAGCACGGCGCCGGTGCTCAGCACATCGTTGCGGCTGTCGGCGGCTGCTGCCAGCAGCGTGTCGGAGCGGATGATGCCGCCCACCTTGCGGCAGAAGCCGCTGAGCCAGAGCTTTACGGCGATGGAAGCAGCCAGCACCCCCACCGATACCCAGCTGAATACCATGGCATCCGGCCGGTAGAGCTGCACAGCCGATTCTTTCAGCAGGGAAAACCCGATGCCCAGAATGGTGACACTGACCACCAGTCCGGCCAGGTACTCGTACCGTGCATGGCCGTAGGGGTGTTTTTCGTCCGGGGCTTTGGCCGCCAGGCGGAACCCCACCAGGCTGACCAGGTTGGAGGATGCGTCCGAAAGGTTGTTCAGTGCATCGGCCATGATGGCAATGGAGCCGAACAGCGTTCCGGCGGCCAGCTTGCCCAGGCACAAAAGCAGGTTGCAGGCCATGCCCACCACACTGGCCAGGTTGCCGTAGGCGGTGCGGACAGCGGGGGAGGCGGTATCCTCCGGGTGTTTGATGAAGCAGCGGATCAAAAATTGGGTCATGATGTTCCTCCTGTGGCAATGGTGCGCAGCGGCGCGTACCTTATCCCATAGTATAGCATCTTACTTTAGCGTTGCAAAGTGTTTTGCAGGGGATTTGTTGTTTTTTTCTAAAAATTGGGGGGATGTCCGGGCCGCAAAATAAAAATCCCCCGGCTCTGGGCCGGGGGAAAACAGAAGCGTTACTTTACAGAGGGCTTGCTCAGATCCAGGCTGCGGATGATCTTGCGCACCGGCAGCACGCTCTTGGTATTTACCGACAATTCGTCGATGCCCATGCGCAGGAAGGTCTCGGTCAGGGCGGTGTCTGCGCCCAGTTCACCGCAGATGCCCACCCAGATGCCGTGGCGGTGGCCTGCGTCGATGGTCATCTGGATCTCACGCAGCACAGCCGGGTGATGGGGGTTGAAGAACGGCTCCAGCTTGGCGTTCTGGCGGTCCAGGGCGCAGGTGTACTGGGTCAGGTCGTTGGTGCCAATGGAGAAGAAGTCGCACTCAGCGGCCAGATCGTCTGCGATCAGGACAGCGGCGGGGGTCTCGATCATGGTGCCGACCTCGATGTTCTCGCCCACCTTTTTGCCCTCGGCCAGCAGCTCCTGGCGGCACTCCTGCAGGATGGCCTTGGCATCCTGCAGCTCCCGCAGGCTGGTGATCATGGGGAACATGATGCTCATGTTGCCGTAGGCAGAAGCCCGCAGCAGGGCACGCAGCTGGGTCTTGAAGAAATCCTTGCGGGTCAGGCAGATGCGGATGGCGCGGTAGCCCAGGGCCGGGTTCTCCTCGTGGTCCAGCTTCATGTACTCCACAGTCTTGTCTGCGCCGATATCACAGGTGCGCACCACGACCTTTTTGGGGGCCAGGCTTTCCAGCACCTGCTTGTAAGCCTCGAACTGATAGTCCTCGGTGGGGTAGTCCTTGCAGTTCAGGTAGACGAACTCGGTGCGGAACAAGCCCACGCCGCCGGCGTCGTTCTGCTGCACAGCGCCCACATCGCTCATGCCGCCAATGTTGGCAAAAACATTGATCTTGCGGCCGTCCAGGGTGGTGTTGGGCTTGCCCTTCAGCTCCTGCAGCAGGGCCTGCTTCTTCTGGTCCTCCTGCTGGCGGGCCTTGAGGCTCTGCAGCAGGTCGGGGGTGGGGTCTACATAGACGCAGGCGTTGTAGCCGTCCACTACGGCCATCTTGCCGTCCCAGTCGTCCTGGATGTCCTTACACTGGATCAGGGCAGGGATGTTCATGCTGCGGGCCAGGATAGCGGTGTGGCTGTTGGAGCTGCCCTCCCGGGTGATAAAGCCCAGCAGCAGGCTCTTGTCCATACGCACCGTCTCCGAGGGGGCCAGGTCCTCCGCTACCAGGATGCAGGGCTCAGTGCCCTGCAGGCTGGCGTTGTCCACCCCCTGCAGGATGTCCAGCATCGCCTGGGCGATGTCGATGACATCGGCGCTGCGGGCCTGAAGATAGGGGTCGTCCATAGCGGAAAAAACGGCGGCCTGGTTGTCGCCGGCGGTCTTGACCGCATACTCGGCGCACATCATTTGGTTCTGGATGATATCCTTGATGGCATCCACAAAGTCGTCGTCATCCAGCATCATGGCGTGGATGTTGAACACCTCTGCAATGTCCTCGCCGGCTTCGTCCAGGGCTTTTTCGTACAAAGCGGTCTGCTGGTCGATGGCTTTGGCCCGTGCCTGCTCAAACCGCTCCAGCTCCATAGCGGTGTCCTTGACCGGGCATGTGGAGATGACCGTGCTCTTTTTTTTGTAGATCTTCAGCTTGCCGACCGCAATGCCATTCAAAATGCTTTTACCGGTACCTACCTGCATTGCTCATTCTCCTTCTTCATACACAAGTTTTGCTTTGCTTTTAGGGGCAGTGCCGCACAAAACCCAAAAAGCCCTCGCAGAATATCCCCGCGAGGGCTCGCTTTTGTTGCACTGTCGCCGTGTGGGGACGCCGACAACTCCCAGCTTATCAGACGTTCTCGGTCAGGAACTGCTGGATAGCTGCGGCTGCGGCCTCTTCGTCGTCACCCTCCACCTTCACGGTGATGGTGTCGCCCTGCTTGACGCCCATGCCCATCAGAGCCATCAGCTTGCGCAGGTCACAGCTCTTGCCAGCCTTCTCCAGGGTGGCGGTGCTGCCAAAACCCTTCACGACCTTGACCAGCAGACCGGCCGGACGTGCGTGGATGCCGCAGGCATCCTTAATCGTGTACTGGAATTCCTTCATGATCATTTTCTCCTTCATTCATCCCTCGGCTCTCAAAAGGGCCGGGCAGGCTTTGCCCTTATATAAGATAAGGGCAAAGCTGTTAAATCTATTATAAACCTTGTGAGAGTTTTTTTCACCCTTTTATAGTGCCAATTTTTACGGATGATTTTTGTTGCATATTTACAGAAGTTTTTAGTTGAAATTCCAGTCGGCGCAGAATTCTTCTTTTTTCTGCTCAATCCACCGGATATCCCTCGGCATCCAGGGGCAGGTCGGTGTACTGTGCCTGGCTGCTGCC
>Lana_p2__coassemble_1438_pt1 | contig 10637 bp, 8 predicted proteins | sample Lana_p2__metabat2_high_PE_023 | metagenome-assembled genome bin Lana_p2
CAAACGGCTGTCCGCAAAACATTATTTTTTTGGCTGATACTGCATATTGGATACGTTGTAGATCGTAATAAAGGCTTTGGGGTCTTCCCGATTGATAAAATTCATCAGCTTCTGATATTCGCTGTTGTCCACGATGGTAATGATCTCGTTGTGCTTTTCAAAGTTATATGCACCGATGGCTTCGTACATCGTAGCACCGCTGTGCAGGTCTTCGATGATAAATTGACGAAGCTCCTTTTCTTTTTCGGTGATGATGCAGACCCGGCGTTTTCTGCTGTTGTCAAAGATGAAATGGTCCAGAACGATCCCGTTAAAATATGTACCAAGGACGCTCAGGACCACGGTTTTTTTATCATAGACCAGTGCAGCGGAAAGCGCTACGCACATTCCCGAGAGCGACATGGCTTTGCCCAGCTCAATGTGCAGGTACTTGTTCATGATCTTCGCCACGATATCCAGTCCGCCGGAGGAGGCGTTGCGGTTAAAGAGGATGCTCAACCCAATGCTGACCACCAGGATATAGCAAAGCACATCCAGCTCCTGGCTGTCGGTCATGGAGTGGAAGTTCGGGAATAGGACCTCAAAAAGCCGCAGGAACACGGGCAGCAGGATGCTGGTGTAAACGGTCTTGGTGCCAAACTCTCGTCCGCAGGTTATAAAACCGATGATCAAAAGGACGATATTCAGGACCATTGTAATGGCAGACAGGGGAAGCGGGATAAAATTAGACAGCACGATGCCAAGGCCGGAAATACTGCTGACAGAAGTATGGCTTGGTACCAGAAAAAAGTATACCGCCGCTGCGATGATCGCTACAGCTGCGGTCAGGATCAGGATCTCCTTTAGGATCTCGGTGTGATTCGACTTCTTTTTTTCCATCTTTGTCCCTCCAAATTTCAGTGCGATATGCTAAGTATAGCACAGGGAACGCTGACAGAAAAGAGAATATGTATGCCGCTGTTGAGCGGCATGGCGGAGAAGCATTCTTAGATATAGGCGGATACAAATAGAGAGCGCCCTCGGTCACACTGGTGACAAAGAGCGCTCTCGTTCCTTATACTAAATCAGGAATGTTGACTCAGACCGCACGGCCGGCATCGTTGCCGCCGCGGATGGCCATGGCGATATTGAAGGGAGTTGCGCAATCGCCAATGGTGTACACTTCCTTGCAGGCAATACCGTCCACCAGTTTGGTGTTGGGAAGCATGTCAGCACCGTTGACGATGGCATCGCACTTGATGTTCATCTCAACGCCGGAATCCAGGGTGATAGTGGCCACGTTACCGCTGACCGTCTTGATGGCGGACTGCGGGTAGGACTTGACACCTAGAGCGTACAGCGCGGTGGTCATCATACGCATGGCGTGCTGCGACTGCTGCATATCGAACTCGGAGGCCGGGTTCGGGGTGACAATGGTTACATTTTTCTTGTGCACGGTCAGCCACAAGGCGGCATCAAAGGCCTGGGCGTTGGAGCCGTAGACGATGACGTTATCGCCCATTTCGGTGAACATGAAGTTGTCCAGCTCCACCACAGGGGCGCTGCCGTCGCCATCTACGGTCAGAGTGTCGCGCAGGCCGCCGGCGGCCAGAATGACGGCATCTGGTGCCTCGGAGGCAATCAGGTCCTGGGTGACCTCAGTGCCGGTCTTAATTTCCACATTATTCAGTTCCAGTTGACGGATGAGGTAGTTCTTCAGGTCAGCCAGGTTCTCGTGGGGTCCCTTGACGTTGGCGGCAAAGTCCAACATAAAGCCCAGGGTACCGCGCTTCTCGTACAGGGTCACGTTGTGGCCGCGGGCGGCTGCAATGCGGGCTGCCTCCATGCCAGCAGGGCCGCCGCCGATGACCATAACCTTCTTAGCAGTCTTGGCGGGTTCCAGCTCATAGGTGGCGGGGCCGCCCTCGCGCATCACGCGCTGGGTCAGGGCGTTCACACGGCAGTAAGCGAACTGTGCATTGGCCTCGTTGCTGCCAATGTGGCAGTGCAGGCAACGGGTGCAGGGTGCAATCTCGTCGATACGGCCCTCCTTGAGCTTATTCACATATTCGGAGTCCACGGTCAGCGGGCGAGTCATCAGGAAGAAGTCGGCCTTGCCATCCTCCAGGGCCTGCTCGAAAAAGTCCGGGGCGTGGGCGGGATCGTTGTAGGTGACCACGCCGCAGGGGATGGACAGAGCCTTTTTGTATTCGGCTGCCACATTCAGGCCGATGCCGCAGCCGCGGGTATTGCCGATCAGCATGCCCTGCCAGTTTTTATTGAAATCATATTGGGTGCCAAAACCGGTACAGCCCTCGATGCCGTTCAGGATGAAGTACAAGTCAGCACCGAACTGGGCAACGTGGTGGCCCAGGGGTCCCAGGCGCAGGTGCATGGAGTCGCAGCCGGCCTTCTCGAACAGCTTGGCAGCTGCAATGCCCTCTTCCATGGTCATGGCCAGGGTGTGCGGGGTGGTCACAGCGGAATCCAGGGTCATCATGGTGGGGTTGTTAGAGATGTTGTCGTTCTCCTCGATGCAGTTGATCAAAATCTGTATGTTGAAGTCCGGGCCGCACTCCTGCTTGACACCCTCGATGATCTCGGTAATGAAGCGGGCGCGGTCCTCAATGGAGCCAATGCCGTATTCATCGGTGCGGGAGTTGTGGAACCGGGACAGGAAGTGGGCAGGCATATTGAAACCGGCGCAGTTCAGTTCCACGCAGTCGAAGCCCAGCTGCTGCAGGCCCTTGGCCACTTCCACAAAGCGTGCCTGCTTGGCGTGGATGTCATCAATGGTCATCTCGTTTTCGCCCATGCCGAAGCCGGACATCTGGTAGCCCATCTTGGCCCCATACTTGTGGCACTCGTCCACCAGCTTCTGGCCGAAGGCTAGGGTGTCAGCATCGTAGGAGCCGCCTTCCGGAATTTCCAGGGCAGAAATGGTCTCCACATAAATCAGGGAGACACCGCCCTTTGCCAGATTGACGTAATAGGTGAGTAGCTCGTCAGTCAGGCCGACCAGATAGGTAGCGGAACCAGCAGCAGACTTGACCATACGGTTGGAAATCTCCATAGAGCCGATGGTCAGCGGGCTGAACAGGGTGGTGAGCTGCTTGGTGTTGGAGCGGAACTCGCTCTCGTCCAGCTGGGGGTTGATGTAGGCGGTGTAGAGCTTCTCGGTGACCGGTGCGGCGGAGGTGGTGCTTTCTGCGGTGGGCCCGGCCACAGAGGCAGCAGAGGAGGCAGGCGCTTCGGTCTTGGAGCAGCCATTCAGCAGACCCAAGCCTGCAATACCGGCGGCCCCAGCAGCAGCTTTCATGAAGCTGCGGCGGGAAATGTTTGCCATGATGTTGTTCTCCATTCATCTTTGTGTGTTTTGGCACGTCTTTTTGCACGGCCACATTGTTTGTGTCTTCACAAACAATGTGGTATAATTATAAACCCTGTAGTAGATACATGGTCAATACAGAAGAAACGCCAAAAAATGAGGAGGACATCTGTGAAAATCCACGAGTTGGCGCGGTTGTCTGGTGTGAATGCGGAAACAATCCGGATGTACCGGCAAAAAGAGCTGCTGCACCCACAGAGGCAGCCCAACGGTTATTTTACCTACTCGGCCTATAATCTCTACGAGCTACTGTTCATCCGCAAACTGCGGGGTGCGAATCTAGGGCTGGAAACCATCAGCGATTTTTACGCCCGGGAACAGCAGGCCCGGACCGTGAAATCTATGGCTCAGGAGATCAATGCGCTGGACGAAGCTATCCGGGAGCTGGAACAGCGCAAAAAGCGGCTGATGTCCACGCTAGGGCACTATATGCTGTTCCAGGACCGGCATGTGCCGGTGCAGCAAATCAAACTGAAGTCGGAGTGCTGGTACATCCCGCTGGAATGGCAGCAGCCGGAAAGCTGCTGCCGCCAGTGGCTGCAGCACACCGATGTGATGTTCACCGGCATCCACATCGACCCGACGGAATTGGTGCCGCCGCTGCATAGTGCCGTACCCTATACGATGGAGTTGGGAGCCTACACCGATGACCTGAAGCGGCTACGGCTGCCCATCCCGTCCAATGCACGCCGGATGCCGGGCGGGCTTTACCTGTACAGCTTTGTGCAGGCCGGGACGGACGGCACCATACCCCATAGCCAGTTGCAGCCGCTGATTGACTATGCCGCCGCGCATCACTACCGTCTTTGCCCGGAACAGGGATCGTTTTTATACTGGCTGAATGGCGAGAAGGACGGATTGCGGATGGTGTTCTGTTTCCAGGTCCGTGTGGAGCTGGAAGACTGAAAAAACGTAACCGCCCGGTGAGAGCAGGTTCACAGAAAGACAAGAGGCACCCGGCGCAGAATCGGGTGCCTGATCTTGTTGCGCAAAGCTTTCCTGAATGAGCTTTCCCCAAGGCAGCATCTGTTTGAGACGCTCCGGGTGGGTCTGAATCTCCATGTCAGGCAGATTTTCAAAAAGAAACTGGATATAACCTCTGGGTGCACGGTTGTTGGAGATTTCGCAGCGAGGATCCTTCAGATGGTTTTCCATATAAGATCGCTGTCCCTGTGCGTACTCCACCGCTTTTTCAGGCTGTCAGCCAGAGGCTGCGTACTGCGTTCATCCAGCCAGCACACAAAAGCTCTGGGATGAGGTGGGATATATGATGCAGATGTTTTGCAAATAACAAGTTTGGAATGATAGCGAGGATGGTTGTGTGACCCTTGACATTCTTTATTGCAGAGGGTATGTTGTTTGTAAGACAACTTGAAGGATCTTTATGACTGAAAATCCAGCAGAGGAACTTGCCTCCTCCCCAAAGAATCAATCTGAGTAAAAACAGGGATGAAAACAAAATAAATAACGATAAACCGCTTGATATGTGCTTATGTTAGACAGGGAGCGATACATAGCTGCGGCTGATGTCCATCAGCTTTGCGGTCTCTAACTGTGTCAGAGGCGGCTGTCCAGCCAGGCCGTAGCGCAGGAGCAAAAGTTTGCGCTCCCGAGCGGGCAGCGATTCGATCAGTTGACGCAGATGGCGGGCGTCATCCTGCCGCTCAAAGCCATCCTCCATGGAAAAACTGTCCTGCAAAACGTCCTCCAAGGTCAAGGCGGAGTCCTCCTTGCTGCTTTCCAGCGATTCCTGCAAGGAGACCATGACGACTGGTTTGCGGTCCCGCCGGAACTGCATTCGGATCTCATTTTCAATGCACCGGCTGGCATAGGTGGAAAAACGGGCTCGCCGGGTGGAGTCAAACGTATCCACCGCCTTCATAAGCCCGATGGTGCCGATGCTGACCAGATCCTCCTGGTCACCGGGCAGCGCATAGTATTTTTTTATAATGTGCGCAACCAAGCGCAGGTTGTGCCGGATCAGCGTTTCCCGGGCATGGGGGTCCCCCGCACGAAGGGCGGCAAAGGCGGCAGCTTCCTCCCGCGCAGACAGCGGACGAGGAAAACTGCCGGACTCCAGGTGAAGCGCCAGGTACAAAAACTGGGTCGAAAAAAATTGCAGCAGTGTCAGCAGCATGAACAGCACCTCCGTAAAATAAGATAGGGTAGTAATTTTACTCTATGTCGCTTCTGTGCAGAACAGTCGGGAGAAGAGCAAACACAGTTTGGCGGAAACACCGGATACAGCTATTATTTCCAATAACTGCCTTGACGATATACAGAAAAAGGTGTATACTCAAACTATGTCCAGCAAGGGGGCGGAAGCGCCTTTTCGGGACTGTTTGGATGGATGGCAGGCGGAAAAACCAGCGCATCCAAGTCAGATGGGATTTTGATTCACACAAGGGGACAAAGGGACACGAGAATGGGAAAATATTTTGGGACCGATGGCTTCCGCGGGGAAGCCGGAGTAACGCTGACAGCAGACCATGCGTATAAAGTGGGACGTTTTCTGGGGTGGTACTACAATACGCTCCGGGAGCAGAACGGTAATACCGACCCTGCCCGGATCGTGATCGGCAAGGATACCCGCCGCAGCTCCTATATGTTTGAGTACAGCCTGGTGGCGGGTCTGACCGCCAGCGGTGCCGATGCCTACCTGCTCCATGTCACCACCACGCCCTCTGTGGCCTATATCGCTCGGGTGGATGACTTTGACTGCGGCATCATGATCTCTGCCAGCCATAACCCGTACTATGACAACGGCATCAAGCTGATCGACAACAACGGCGAGAAAATGCCGGAAAAGACCCTCCTGCTGGTAGAGGACTACCTGGACGGCAAGCTGCATCTGTTTGACCAGGATTGGCCGGAGCTGCCTTTTGCCCGGCGGGAGCGCATTGGCCGCACCGTGGATTATGTGGCAGGCCGCAACCGGTATATGGGTTACCTGATCAGCCTGGGGGTCTACTCCTTCCGCGGTGTCAAGGTGGGTCTGGACTGTGCCAACGGCAGCAGCTGGGCCATTGCCAAGAGCATTTTTGATGCACTGGGCGCAGATACCTATGTTATCAACGCACAGCCCAATGGCACGAATATCAACCTGAACGCTGGCTCGACCCATATCGAGGGTCTGCAGAAGTTTGTGGTAGAAAAGGGCCTGGATGTGGGCTTTGCCTACGATGGCGATGCGGACCGCTGCCTCTGCGTGGATGAAAAGGGCAATGTCATTACCGGTGACCACATCCTGTACATCTATGGCCGCTATATGAAGGAGCGGGATAAGCTGCTGGAAAACACGGTGGTGACCACGGTCATGTCCAACTTTGGCCTGTACAAAGCCTTTGATGAGCTGGGCATCCACTATGCCAAGACCGCTGTAGGCGATAAGTATGTTTACGAGTATATGTCCCAGAACGGCTGCCGTATTGGCGGTGAGCAGAGCGGCCACATCATCTTCTCCAAGTATGCCAGCACCGGCGACGGTATCCTGACCAGCCTGAAGATGATGGAGGTCATGATGGCGAAGGAGCAGCCGCTGAGCAAGCTGGCTGAGCCGCTGACCATCTATCCGCAGGTGCTGGAAAATATCCGTGTTACCGATAAGACCGCTGCCCAGAACGACCCGGATGTGCAGAAGGCCGTCCGGTCGGTGGCGGAAGCACTGGGCAGCACCGGCCGCATCCTGGTGCGGGAGTCCGGCACGGAGCCGCTGGTGCGGGTCATGGTGGAAGCCCCTGACCACGATACCTGCCAGAAGTACGTCAGCCAGGTGGTGGAGACCATCAAGAGCAAGGGGTATGGCCTCTAAAGTACCCTGGGATCGTTCGATCCAGCGCTGAAAATAGAGAGAAGCCCTGTTTGAGCAATGTCGTGTTTGGATGACGCTGCCCAAGCAGGGCTTTTATTTTGCCTGTGGAGAGAAGCGCCGCCCCGGTGTTTTGCTGCAGCAGAAAGGTTGCCTTTTTCGTTCTGGTTTGAGATAATCGTAAACAGAGGGCGGTTCAGGGCGTCCGGCTACCCCGAAAAACCGCCGCCGCATCCGTATTCTACAGGTAGGGAGTGTACAAAAACATGGAGTATGAGATCATACGCAGCGTTGCCGCAGCGCAGAAAGATACGCAGGCCGCGGATGAACTTGTCCGGCAGTATCTGCCCTTCATCAAAGCAGAGACCGCAAAATTTTTAAGGCGCAGCCCAGTAGAGGGACAGGACGATGAACTGGGGATCGCAATGTTTGCCTTTTACGAGGCGGCCATGGCCTACCAGAGCGGACGAGGCGCTTTTTTGAAGCTGGCAGCGGCTGCGATCCGCAACCGATTGATCGATTATCAAAGAAAAGAGCTGCGTCATGCAGGGGAGATCTCCCTGGACCAAACTGTGGATGATGAGGAGTCCGGGCGTCCGCTGCTGGAGACCATTGACAGCGGCTGCGATGAGATCGCCGATCGGGAGCAGCTGCGTGCGACCCAGGAGGAGATCCAGGGTTTTGCGCAGGAGCTGCAGCACTATGGCCTGAAATTGACGGATATTGCGGACAACTGCCCAAAACAGGAGCGCACACTTGCCGCCTGTCATCGTGTGCTGGCGTATGCACGGGAGAACCCGCAGCTTTTGGCGCAGCTTACCTCCACAGGGAAACTGCCCATGGCGCAGCTGTCCGCTGGCAGCGGCGTGGACCGCAAGACCATGGAGAGGCACAGAAAATACCTGGTAGCCCTGCTTCTGGCATTTACCAATGGCTTTGAGATCATCCGTGGGCATTTGCGCCGGATCGCACGTCCTGTGAAAGAGGTGGAGTGAATGGAATATCTGGTAATGGAATGTGGCCTGAGCTATGCAGTGGTCATGGATGCCGAAGGCCGGTTTTTGAAGGTGCCCAATCTGGGCTATACCGTAGGGCAGAGGTTGGATGAGGTCCTGCTTTTGCCGGAAAGACCTGCCGTAAAAATGTCGCTGTCCAAACAGATCATCCGCTGGGGCGCAATGGCAGCCTGCCTGTGCCTGCTGATGCTGGGTGGCTGGTTCTGGCAGTCGCCCATTGGCACGGTACGGATCAAGATAAACCCGGATGTGCAGCTGAAGATCAACCGTTTTGACGCAGTTGTGGCTGCCCAAGGGCTGAACGAGGATGGTGCAGCTCTGCTCCAGGGCTACCGCTCTTATGGAAAAGAGATGGAGACCGTAGCGGAAGAATTGGCAGACCGCGCCGTAGAGATGGGATACCTGAGCGAGGGCGGCAAAATCACCCTGACCGTAGGCTCAAACCGAGACGAATGGCGGGGATCGGCTGAGAAAAAACTGCGGCAGGAGCTGGAAAACCATGTCGAGAAGAGCATCACTGTGGAGATCGCAGGCAGTGGACCGGATGGAAACAGCAGCACCCCGCCAAAACAGGAGGCCGCTGTGCCAATGACCCCGGATGAGAAGCCGGAGCGTCCCTCTGCTGCGGAAGATATCGAGAAGCAGCCGGAACGTGTGCCCCCGGCAGAGGATGCAGAGGACCAGGAGCAGCCCCATGCAGACAGTCCTGTGACGGATGCACCGGAACAGGGAGGGAAACTCCCCGCAGACAAAACAGAGGATGCGGCACCGGGTGAGCCACTGCCCCCCTCCCGTGAAGAGGAGGACGAGCGCGAGGAGCAGGACGAGGACGACGAAGAAGAGCAAAGCGAGGAGCCAGACCTTTCGGAGGGACCCGACGAGGACCCCCAGGAGGATGATCCCGACCCGGAGGAGGACGAAGCGCCCGACCTAGAGCAGGAGGACTCTGAACAAGAGCCCCCCGAGCAAGAGGAGCCGGACAGCGAGGATGAGCCGGACGCCCAGCAGGAGGGAACACCAGTTCCGGACCCGGAAGAGGAGGACGATGAGCCGATTTCTGCCGAGGAGACCGAGGACGATTAAAAAAATTCAAAAAAATTTTTGCGCCGACCCCGATTTTGCCCCAGATGCTCCGTAATCTATATTCAACAGGCAAACAAAAGCCTGCAAAAGGCCAAACAACTTTTATAGATAAGGAGAGTCTACTATGAAAAAGATGAATTGGAAAACCTGTCTCGCCCAGACTGCTTCTATCGCACTGACTCTGTCTCTGCTGGCCGGGATCACTGCACAGGCCGCTGGCCCCCTGTCGTTTGGGAACACAGCGGCCGGGACGGTGCGGTTGAGCTTGGAAAAAGCGAAGGAACTGGTGCTTGCGCAGCTGGGGTTGACAACGGCGACCTTCTGCGATCATGAATACGACCTGGAAGATGGCGTATACGAGTTTGAATTCATCGTCGATGGCGTCAAGTACGAGTATGAGGTGGATGCCAATACCGGCGAGGTACGGGAAGCAGACATCGAGGGCAACGACGACTGGAACGACCGGGACGATTGGGATGATTGGAACGAGTTCGATCGTCCCGACGAGGACGACCTGGAGGACGATGACCAGGACGAGGACGACGATGATCTCGATGAGGACGAGGATGACCGCTGCGAGATCGACGATGAGGACGATCTGGATGAGGACGATGACGACGAGGACCAGGACGATTGATCCTGTCCAATGGCATCCTGTCCGCAGTTAACTAAAAAAAGCCGCTGCCGGTTTTTGACCGGACAGCGGCTTTTTTGTGCAGGAGCTGAAAAGTTTGCTGAAGGTTATCCGCCTGTTCATCATTCAGTCTTTCTTTTGCCAAAAAGCCGGAGTAGAATGAGGCATCATACAAAGGAGGCGGAAAAACGCCATGATCGATTATCGTGAAGCAAACTCCAAAGATTTTGACCGCATTGCCCACCTGTCTGCACAATCGTTTGGGAACTACCCTTACTTTACCTGCGTTTTTCGCAATGCGTTCAAGAATGAGGATGCGTATAAAGCATATATGGAAAAACTGCACCGCATCAATATCAAGGCAAATGCACAGCAGAACAAATGTTTTGTAGGCGTACAGGACGGAGAGATCGTGTCCGCCGCATTGATCCAGGACCCCGCTAAAAAGAAAGCGGATGTAGAGGACTATGTCAAAGCCGGTGGATTGAGCCTGGCTTTTCCGGTGGGGCTTTCAAAAATATTGAACTTCTTTCATTTTTCAGAGGATGCCCGGGCAGACTGCGACAAAAAACACCCCTCTGCCTGGTATCTGGAAGTTTTAGCCGTGGATGACTCCCTGAAAGGGCATGGCTTGGGCAGCGGGATGCTGCAAGACTGCCTGATCCCCTACATACAAAAACATGGCGGAGAGGAACTGACCCTGATCACCAATACGGAGGGCAACCGCAA